>Elaine_p2__coassemble_1283_pt1 | contig 13750 bp, 13 predicted proteins | sample Elaine_p2__metabat2_low_PE_014 | metagenome-assembled genome bin Elaine_p2
CCCTCCCCTTTTACGGGGCAGGCAAGCTGGCTTTCGTATTTTTATTCAGGGGCAGAGCTTACAGCTCGATCTTGCCAAAGCCCAGACCCTCAAAGTCGTCCACACGCTCGGTGCGCTTGGGTGCTACCGGCTCGGCGCTGGCGGCGTCCCGGGGGGCATAGGTGCGCTCCGGCACGCTGGAGGGACGAGGACCACGGCTGGGACGGGAGCCGCGGTAACCGCCGCCGGAGCGGCGCTGGCCGTCGTTCTCGTACCGGCGGGAGTTTCCATTGCCACGGCGCTGGCCGCCGCCAGAACGGCGGGGACGGCGCTCTGCGCTGTCGTTCTGGGCAGCGGGGTCGGTGGAGTAGATCACCACACGGCGATCCCGGCCCTCGCCCTTGCTCTCACTGCGCACACCCTCCATGCTGCTGATGGCAGAATGGATGATCCGGCGCTCGTAGGGGTTCATGGGCTCCATTGCAAAGCTGCGGCCGGTGCGGCGCACCTTGGCGCCGATGCGCTGTGCCAGGGCGGTCAGGTCGCTTTCCCGCTTGCCGCGGTAGCCAGCCACATCCAGGCCCAGCTTGATATAATCGCCCTCCAGGCGGTTTGCCACCAGGCTGGCCAGGTAGGACAGGCTCTCCATGGTCTCGCCGCGGCGGCCGATCAGGGCGCCCAGCTTCTCACCATCCAGACAAATGATGGTGGCCTCCCCCTTCTGCACGGCGCTGAACTGCACGTCCTGCACGCCCATCTTCTCAATGACCTCTTTCAGATAGGCCACTGCAGCGGCCACCTTGGGGTTCGAGTCGATCTCGATGGGCTGTTCCTCCAGCTCCGCTTCCGGCTGGACTGCGGCCAGCTGCTCCGGGTCTTCCGGCTGTGCCTGGACTTCCGGCTCGGGCTGCTCCGGCTGCGGCTCCACAGCGGCGACCGGCTCCTGGGGCAGCTGCTCTGCCTCCGGCTGGACGGGGGCGGCAGCAGGCTGCACCTCCACCTCCGGCACGGGTGCCAGGTCCGGCTCTTCCACCGACACCCGCACCTTTGCGGGGATCAGCTTCAAGCCCAGAAAACCAGTTTTCTGGGGCATTTCCAGCACTTCAAAGCTCACATTCAGCGCATCGGCCTCCACACCCAGCTGGGCGCAGGCTTTTGCACGAGCTTCCTCCACCGTTTTGCCGGTGGCTTCCAGGGTACGGATCATAGGGCTTAGTCCTCCTTTTTCTGTTCCAGCTCGGACAGCGGAACGGTGCGCTCGTCCTTGTACCGCTCAGCATCCAGCTGGCGGGCATACTCCAGACGGCGCTTGTTCATCTCGCTGGCAGAGATCTGTTTTTCCTCAACTTTGCCGGTCTTTTCGTCCTTGACCTGGATCGTGGTGCTCTTGACGCCGCGGCGCTCTTCCTTGCGGCGGGCAGCGATCTCGGCAGCCACCTGGGCCTTCATCTTATCAGGGTCATAGATCTTGCGCATCACCAGGCTCTGCACGGTCATGATGATGTTGGAGATCACGTAGTACAGGGAGAATGCGCAGGGCACGGTAAAGCAGAAGAACAGGTAGGTCAGGGGCATGATGTACATCATGATCTTCATGCTGCCCTGCATCTCCTGGCCGGAGGCCTTCATGCTGATGTGGGTGGAGATGAACATGGTAACGATTGCCAGGATGGGGAAGATCAGCAGGGGCAGGTTCTCTGCCTGGAAGCTCCACTGGGGCACCTGGGTCAGGTCGATGCCAAAGAAGTCCATGTGCTGGCCGAACTCAGCGATCTTGGCCAGCTGCTCTGCGGAGAATGCAGCAGAAACCGTGGACTCGCCTGCCAGCACCTGGGCGATGATGTTGGTGTCCCGGGTGACCATGGTAAAGCTGATGCCCAGGTTCGTCAGAGCGGCGCCGGCAGTCTCCAGCGCCTCGGCGCTGATCTGGAAGATGCGCTGCAGCGGGTGGTACACCACCTCGATAACGCCGAACATCACCAGGAAGTTGACCAGCATGGGCATACAGCCGGAAGTGGGGCTGTAGCCGTAATCCCGCTGGAGCTTGAGCAGCTCCTCCTGCTGTTTTTCCGGCTTATCCTTGTACTTTTTCTGGATGTCCATGATCATGGGCTGGAAAGCGGACATCTTGGCCATGCTCTTCTGCTGGTTCAGCTGCAGGGGGATCTTGATGAGGTTGATCAGCAGCGTGAACAGAATGATGTCCCAGCCGTAGTTCGGGATCAGGTTGTAGATCCACTCCATGACGTAGCCCAAAGGCCAACCGAGGATGTATAAAGGGTTCATAGCTTCGTCCATTCTGCCCCGCCTGTGGCGCAGGGCTTTTGTATTTTTTATCGTAGGACGCGCGGCCCACAGTGCCGCGCGTCATGAGAGGCTGTGTTGGTCCCCGGTCTGCCGGGGCGTTATTTTCCACCTTTTGTCCTGTGCCTTGTGGAAAACAGCCGGGACGGAGAGAGGCTTCTCTCCGGGCTGCGCCAGGCGCCAGGCGGGGGCACGGGATCGTAGCCCCAGCGCCCCAGGGGGTTGCACCGGCCGACCCGCCAGATGGTCAGCAAAAGGCCCTTGATGCAGCCATGGGTCTGGATGGCCTGGATGCCGTAGCTGCTGCAGGTGGGCGAGAAGCGGCATTTGCGGCTGCCCAGCGCCGGGCTGATATACCGCTGATACAGTCGGATCAGCTGGCACAGCCCCTGCTGTGCGGCCTGCCGCAGGCGGGTGCGCTTCATTTCCGGTGCTTGGCCGGGGGGACCGTAGCCGGGGGCTTTGCGCCCGGGGCAAGGGCCTTGTCCGGCAGGCCCGCCTGGGCAAACAGCCGGGCCACTACCCCGCTGAGCTGCCAGCTCTTCATCCGCGGGGTGGAGCTGCGGGCTACAAATACCAGATCGTACCCGCCGATGTTGTAATCCAGATGTTCATCAATGGCCGCTTTCATCACGCGGCGGGCGCGGTTGCGCTGTACGGCATGGCCCACCTTTTTGGTGGCGGTCAGCCCCACCCGGGTGCGGCGGCCCTTGGTCTTGAACACGTACAGGACCAGCGCAGGGTGTACATAGGATCGGCCGCGGGCATACACCCGGCCAAACTCACTGTTGCGTCGGAGCGGACGGTATCGCATCCCTTCGGCGCCTCCTTTCCCATAGCCTTTGGCGGGGCTTTGCCCCAAAAGGGCAGAACTGTCCCCTTTTCACCAATGCTCTTTCCAGTATATCAAAAATCAGCGTACTTTGAAAGTGCGTTCCGGCGTTTTTTTCGCCAATTCTTTTGAAGAAATTTCGGTCAATCTGCTCAAATGACAGCCGCGCACAGAATACATCTTTCCCACTTTTGCGGCAGACCTCTGCAAAAAGCGGCAGCATCTCCCCTGCCCGCCCCGCAGCCGCCCTGCGCCGTGCAATAAAATAAGACCGCCAAGCTCAATGTCGGCGGTCTTTTTGCGCATCATTTCCTGCGCTGCGCCCTGCGCCCAAAGCTGGTGCAGGATCAGACAGTCAGGCTCTTGCGGCCCTTTGCACGGCGGGCAGCGATGACCTTGCGGCCGTTCTTGGTGCTCATGCGGGTCAGGAAGCCGTGGACCTGCTTGCGCTGACGCTTCTTGGGCTGAAAGGTTCTCTTCATAGTGGTATCCTCCGTAAAAACTCGTCCCCTGTATGGGGTCTGCTTCTTTGAGTCCCAGATGGGGACAGGCTTGCAATTCAACAGTATATCGCATCAAATCCCATTCTGTCAAGCTCTTTTTTGCCTTTTGGTCAACTTTTGCCCAAACTTTTATGTGAAAAGGTTTTCCACTTTTTCACCCATTCCCGGTGGAAAACTGTTTTAACCCCACATCTTGTGTCCATACTTTGCCCAGAACACAAGAGCGATGCAGCGGCTAAATTTATGTATATTAAATTACTTTATAGTAATATAGACGCACAGCGGTTTTTGTGGTATACTTACGGAGTATCAGCATGATTGTTGAAAACTTCGACCGATCTAATGGAGTGGATGTTTTATGGATTCTTTCAAGGACGTTTTAGAGGCTGCCCAGAGCTACTGCAAAGCGCAGATGGCCGAGCCGACGTATAACCTGTACATCGACGGGCTCGAGCCGATCAGCTTTGAGGATTCGAGCCACATCACCCTGTCGGTGCGCAACGACTTTATCTGCAAGATCGTTACCGACCGCTACCTGGGCCTGCTGAAGGAGGCGTTCAAGGCCGTATTGGGCTTTGACGTGGATATTACCCTGGTGGTGCCCAGCACCCCGCCCCACGAGGTGCTGCTGTCCCAGCAGTACGAGGCCAACCCCTCCTCCCCCCAGGGCAATTACGAGTTCACTTTCGAGAACTTCATCAAAGGCCCGTCCAACCAGTTTGCCTTTGCGGCAGCCCAGGCTGTGGCGGCCAACCCTTCCGGAGCCTATAACCCCCTGTTTATCTACGGCGGGTCCGGCCTGGGCAAGACCCACCTGCTGACCGCGATCCAGACCGAGATCAAGCGCACCCATCCGGACTTTGTCATCATGTACGTCACCTGCGAGCAGTTCACCAACGAGCTGATCGCCGCCATCCGGGCGGGCAGCACCGAGGACTTCCGCATGAAATACCGGGCCGCCGACCTGCTGCTGGTGGACGATATCCAGTTCATCGCCGGCAAGGAGTCCACCCAGGAGGAGTTCTTCCACACCTTCAACTCCCTGCACGACGTACACAAGCAGATCGTCATCGCCTCCGACCGCCCGGCCAAGGAGATCAAGAGCCTGGAAGAGCGGCTGCGCACCCGTTTTGAGTGGGGCCTGACCGCCGACGTGCAGCCGCCGGACTTTGAGACCCGGGTGGCCATCGTCAAGCGCAAGGCAGAGCTTCTGCATCTGGACCTGCCGGAGGATGTGGCAGAGTTCATTGCCAACCATCTGAAAAACAACATCCGCCAGCTGGAGGGCGCCGTCAAAAAGCTGAACGCCTATTATATGCTGGAGGGCATCCAGCCGGTGATCAGCGTGGCCCAGAACGCCATCAAGGACATCCTGAACGAGACCCAGCCGGTGCCTGTGACCATCGAGAAGATCGTGGGCGAAGTCTCCCGCACCTTCAACGTCTCCCCGGCCGATATCCGGGGCACCAAGCGCAACGCCGGCGTAGCCGCTGCCCGTCGGGTGGCCATCTACATCCTGCGGGAGGTCACCGGCATGAGCATGGAGGAGATCGGACGGGAATTCTCCGGACGGGACCACTCCACCATCGTTTACTCCCTCAAGACCATTGAGCGGGACATGAAAAACGACCAGCACCTGCGGGAGACGGTCAGCGACATCATCAAGAATGTCCGGGCCTGATGCGCCTTTTCACGCCCTGATTTTCCACCCCAGGCCCAAAATATGGGGAGAAAAAGGCCGCAAACCCCGATTTTTGTCCAAGATATTGTGGTGAAAAGCAGAAGCTTTCCACTCTTTCCACCAAGTTTTCAACATTCAACTTCTGTTTTGCACATGCCGCGTGGAAAAAAAGCGCACACACCCCCTTTCCACAACTCTTCCACAGCGCCATCCCCAAAACAGAGACCCCAAAAAATCCGCATGGCGGCTAAGCGAAGGCGAGTTTTCAACACCCTCCCCAGCCCCTACTACTGTTACTACAACAAGTACAATAAGAAACAGGGCAAAAAGCCCTGCATCCAGCAGCAAACGATGCGGACTCTTTGGGGAAAAAGAATTAAGCAGCCTTCCGGCAGCGGACTGCGGACCGAAAGCGGCCAAAGATCCGGCAGAAAAGAGCGAAAAGTTGACCCGCCTCCGTGTGTGCGGTTTTGCCAGCTGCGCCGGGGAAACAGCGGGCGCAGCCCGGCCAAGAGCCCCCTCCCCCGGCCGCGCGGGACCCGGAGCGGCCCTTCCCTGCTGCGGTCCGGCAGCGGAGCCTCCCGCCGAGCGCTGCCAGCGAACGCTGCGTGGCCCATCCCGAGCCGCCCAGGAGCGCAGAAACCGTTCTGGATGATCCATGAAAATTGGAAATCGTCCGGCACTGGCTGGAAAATGCGGCCAGCAAAAATGGAAATTGGGCCGGGGCTTTCTGCCAATTTCCAGCCCGGCAGCAGACACCGGAAACACCCCCCGGAGCTGCCCGCAGAACGGGAAAAAGGCCCTTCTGCTGTGTGTATAAATATTCAAAATATTGTGAATACAGGTGCGGGGCGCCGCAGGCTGTCCGGCGGAAGCCCCTGCGAAAAAAGGAACAAACTCTCGATAAAAAGGAGATAGACCACTTTGAATATCATTTGTGATAAGACTCTGCTGTCTGCCGCCATCGACGGTGTGTCCAAGGCGGTGACCCTGCGCTCTACCATTCCGGTGCTGGAGGGCATCCTGCTGAAGGCCGAGGGCTTCCAGCTGACCTTGACCGGCTATGACCTGGAAATGGGCATCGTTACCACCATCGAAGCCAACGTAAAGGAACCGGGCGAGATCGTGCTGAACGCCAAGCTGCTGAGCAGCATGGTGAGCCGGATGCCGGCGGGCCAGATCTCCATCGTGTCCACCGACAGCGGCAAGACCAAGATCGAGAGCGGCGTGGCGCAGTTCGAGATCCAGTCCCTGCCGGCGGCGGATTTCCCGGATCTGCCCAACACCGGCGCAGACGAGACCCTGACCTTGCCGACCGGGGTGTTCCGGGATATGATCGACCGCACCCTGTATGCAGTGAGCCAGGACGAGAAAAAGCCCGCTCACACCGGTGAGCTGTTTGAGATCGAGCCGGACAAACTGACCCTCGTGGCCCTGGACGGCTACCGGCTGGCCATCGTGGAGCGGCCGGTGCAGGCGGTGAAGGATATCCGCATCATCGTGCCCAGCAAGACCATGACCGAGGTGAGCCACCTGCTGCCCAACGACGATCAGGAGCTGGTGCACATCTGCGCCAACCGCCGGTATGTGGTGTTCATGACCGGCGGATACACCATCATGAGCCGCCTGATCGAGGGCGAGTTTTTGAACTACCGCAACGTGATCCCGGAGGGCAGCCGCACCCGGGTGACCCTGGATGTCAAGGAGTTTGTGGAGACCATCGAGCGCGCCTCCCTCATCATCACCGAGCGGCTGAAAAACCCGCTGCGGATCAGCTTTTCCGGCGGCCGGGTGGTGGTGCGCTGCCAGACCAACCTTGGCCGGGTGGTGGACGAGTTCGGCGCCCAGTGCGAGGGCGAGGAAGTGGAGATCGGCTTTAATAACCGGTATCTGCTGGATGCGCTGCGCAACGCCCGCACCGACCAGGTGCGCATGGAGCTGAGCGGTCCTTTGAGCCCGGTCAAGGTGCTGCCCGCAGAGGGACAGGACTTTTTGTACCTGGTGCTGCCGGTGCGGTTCAAGAACGATTAAGGGGGAACTTTGATGCAGAAGATTTTGATCCATACGCCCTTTATCAAGCTGGATGCCCTGCTGAAATACGCCGGGCTGTGTGAGACCGGGGGCGAAGCCAAGGAGCGTGTGCAGGCCGGGGATGTGCTGGTAAACGGCCAGGTCTGCCAGATGCGGGGCAAAAAATGCCTGCCCGGGGATGTGATCACCCTGGACGGCCAGTCGGTCGAGATCGGCCAGGGCCGCTGATCCATGCGTCTGGAGTGGCTGGAGGTAGAAAACTACCGCAACATTGCCCACGCCCAGCTGGACCCTGGCGATGAGCTGACCGTCCTGTGCGGTGACAACGGCCAGGGCAAGACCAACCTTCTGGAAGCCATCTGGCTGCTGACCGGGGGCAAGAGCTTCCGGGGCGGCAAGGACGCAGAGCTGGTGCGCCGGGGGCAGCCCTTTGCGGTGCTCTCGGCCCGGACCCGGGCGGAGGATGCCCAGGAGGACAAACAGGTCCGGCTGACGGTGGGTCTGCCGGGCACCCAGCGCCCGGGGCGGTATGCCTCGCTGGGGGCATCTGCGCCCAGACGGGCGGCGGCGCTGGCCGGCAGCTTTCCGGCTGTGGTGTTCGACCCCGGACATCTGAGCCTGGTAAAAGGCGCACCGGAAGGGCGCAGACGCTTTTTGGATGGGGCGCTGTGCCAGATGTACCCCGGGTATCTGGCGGTATACCGGCGGTATGTCCGGACGCTGCAGCAGAAAAATGCGCTGCTGCGCCGCACTGCGGCTCCCCGGCCCTATGCCGAGACGGTGGCGCTTTTGGAGGTGCTGAACCGGGAGCTGGCGGCCCAGGGCGAGCTGGTGCAGCAGCGCAGGCGGGCCTACCTGGAACTGCTGGGGCCGCTGGCCTGCGGCTACTATGCTGAGCTGAGCCGCGGGGCCGAAAAACTGGAGATCCACTATGCCGCCCGGTTTGAACCCGGCGCATTGGGGGCGCTTTTGCAGGCCCGCCAGCAGGAAGAGCTGCGGGCCGGGCAGAGCCTGTACGGCCCCCACCGGGAGGATCTGGAGCTGCTTTTGGATGGACAGAGCGCCCGGGTCTACGCCAGCCAGGGCCAGCAGCGCAGCGTGGCTTTGAGCCTGAAATTGGCCGAGGCAGCCGCTGCCGCCCAGATCACGGGGGAACAGCCGGTGATGCTGCTGGACGATGTGCTCAGCGAGCTGGACGACCACCGGCAGCAGTATCTGCTGACCCGGATGCGGGAGAAACAGACCTTTGTGACCAGCTGCGACGGCTCCAGCTTCCAGAAAGCCAAGGGCCGGGTGTACCGGGTCCGGGGCGGTGTGCTGGAGGCGCTGTAAGGCAGCGTCTGCGCCAAGGAGGGAGAACGGTGTATCTGTATCTGGGCCGGGGCTATGTGCTCCATGAGCGGGACCTGATCGGCATCTTCAACCTGGAGACCACCACCATCTCTCCCCGGGGACGGGAGTTTTTGGACTATGCCCAAAAAAACGGCGCGGTGGTGAGCCTGTCGGACGAGCTGCCCCAAAGCTATGTGCTGGCGGACAGCCCGGTGGATACGGTGTACCTGTCCGAGCTGTCCCCCGCAGCGCTGCGCAAGCGGGCGCAGAAAAAAGCATGGGAGGAGTGAACACACCCTCCCTCTGCTGCAAAAATATACACAGAAACGCCAAAACAGCGGAAAAAGGATGCACTGGTATCCGATATGCCGCTTTGCTATAATCAGAGACGAAAACCGAACAAGCAAAAGGGAGAATGGATATGGCAGAAGAGATCATTACTGCGACCAATGCCGATACCGCTACCGACCACGAGTACAACGCCAGCGAGATCCAGGTGCTGAAAGGCCTGGAGGCGGTGCGCAAGCGGCCGGGTATGTATATCGGCTCCACCGGCGAGCGGGGCCTGCACCATCTGGTGTACGAGATCGTGGACAACGCCATCGACGAGGCGCTGGCCGGTTACTGTGACCATATTGAGGTCAAGATCCTGGAAGGCGATCTGATCCAGGTGACCGACAACGGCCGTGGCATCCCGGTGGATATCCAGGCCGACACCGGCCTGCCGGCAGTGACGGTGGTGTACACCATCCTGCACGCAGGCGGCAAGTTTGGCGGCGAGAACTCCGGCTACAAGGTGGCCGGCGGCCTGCACGGCGTGGGCGCTTCGGTGGTGAACGCCTGCTCGGAGTGGCTCACCGTCCAGGTGCGCCGGGACGGCCACGAGTACCAGCAGACCTTCCGCCGCGGCGAGCCGGACGGCCCGCTGCAGATCATCCGGGATGTGGCGGAAGGCGATACCGGCACCCGGGTCACCTTCAAGCCGGACCCGGAGATGTTCAAGGAGACCACCCATTTCGACTTTGACACCCTGGAAAAGCGCCTGCGGGAAGAGAGCTTCCTGAATGCGGGCCTGCGCATCACCCTGCGGGATGAGCGGGAGCTGTATGCCCCCATGCTGGAGGACGGCCAGCAGGCCGAGCCGGATTACCGCACCGAGACCATGTGCTACGAGGGCGGCATCCGCAGCTTTGTCTCCTACCTGGGCGAAAAGCGCAAGCTGGACGTGCTGCACCCCAATGTGATCTACCTGCAGGGCCAGACCGAGCGCGGCGTAGCAGAGGTGGCGCTGCAGTATACCTCCAGCTACAACGAGCTGCTGCTGAGCTTTGCCAACAACGTCAATACCCCGGACGGCGGCACCCACGAGGAGGGCTTCAAGACCAGCCTGACCCGTGTATTCAACGATTACGGCCGCAGCCACGGCCTGCTGAAGGAAAAGGACGAGAACCTCTCCGGCTCGGACGTGCGGGAGGGCCTGATCTGCGTCATCTCGGTCAAGCTGCAGGAGGCAGAGTTTGAGGGCCAGACCAAGGCAAAGCTGGGCAATACCGAGGTGCGCACCCTGGTCTCCGGCATGGTGTACGAGAAGCTGACCGAGTTCTTTGAGGAGAACCCGGCGGTGGCCAAGGCGATCTTTGAAAAGGCCACCCAGGCCGCCCGTGCCCGTGCCGCCGCCAAAAAAGCCCGGGAACTGGTGCGCCGCAAGAGCGTGCTGGAAAACAGCCGGATGCCGGGCAAGCTGGCAGACTGCCGGGAGAACGACCCCTCCCGCACCGAGATCTTCATCGTCGAGGGCGACTCTGCAGGCGGCTCGGCCAAGATGGGCCGGGACTCGGCTATCCAGGCCATCCTGCCTTTGTGGGGCAAGATGCTGAACGTGGAAAAAGCCCGGGCAGACCGCATCTACGGCAACGACAAGCTGATGCCGGTGGTGCTGGCTTTGGGCTGCGGCATCGGCGAGGAGTTTGATATCTCCAAGCTGCGGTACGACAAGGTGTTCATCATGGCGGATGCGGACGTGGACGGCTCCCACATCTGCACCCTGATGCTGACCTTCTTCTTCCGGTATATGCGGCCGCTGATCGAGCAGGGCCATGTGTATGTGGCCCAGCCGCCGCTGTTCAAGCTGCAGAAGGGCCAGACCGTGAAATATGCCTATAACGAGGCGGAGATGGCGGTGCTGTCCCAGGAGATGCCGGGGGCAAAGATCAGCCGCTATAAGGGCCTGGGCGAGATGAACCCCGACCAGCTGTGGGAGACCACCATGAACCCGGACAACCGGGTCATCGTGCAGATCACCATCGACGACGCAGAAAAGGCGGACGAAGCCTTTACCATCCTGATGGGCGACCAGGTGGAGCCCCGCCGCCGCTTTATTGAGGAGAACGCCCAGTACGCAAAGCTGGATGTGTGATGGGGAGCGCTGCTTCCCGCCCCAAACGACCAACCGTGACCCAGGCGTTAGCCTCAACAGATAAACGGAGGAACAAATGGAAGAAGATTATGTGATGATACCGGGCAGCGGTACCAAAAAGATCATCCGGGACGTCAAAAAGGAGATCGAGACCGCCTTTTTGGATTACTCCATGTCGGTGATCGTGGCCCGTGCGCTGCCGGATGTGCGGGACGGCCTGAAGCCGGTGCACCGCCGCATTTTGTACACCATGCATGAGCGTGGCAACGACCCCAGCCATGCATACCGCAAGTCCGCCGATACGGTGGGTGCGGTGCTGGGCTCCTACCACCCCCACGGCGACAGCTCGGTCTATGATGCCATGGTGCGTCTGGCCCAGGATTTCTCGCTGCGGTACCCGCTGGTGGACGGCCAGGGCAACTTTGGTTCGGTGGACGGCGACCCCCCTGCTGCCTACCGTTACACCGAGGCCCGCATGAGCAAGATGGCCGTGGAGATGCTGACCGACATCGACAAGGACACCATCAACTGGGACCCCAACTTTGACGAGACCAAAAAAGAACCCAGCGTTCTGCCCAGCCGCTTCCCCAACCTGCTGGTGAACGGCAGCCAGGGCATTGCGGTGGGCATGGCCACCAACATCCCGCCCCACAACCTGGGCGAGGTGATCGACGGCTGTGTTGCTTACATCGAGGACCCGGACATCGACCTGCCGGGCCTGATGGAGCACATCAAGGGACCGGACTTCCCCACGGCGGGCATCATTATGGGCCGCAGCGGCATCCGCGCAGCCTACGCCACCGGCCGGGGCAAGATCACCCTGCGGGGCCGGGCCAGCATCGAGCAGACCAAGAACGGCCGCACCCAGATCATCATTACCGAGATCCCCTATATGGTCAACAAGGCCCGCCTGATCGAGAGCATGGCGGACCTGGTGAAGGATAAGCGGGTGGAAGGCATCACCGGCCTGAACGATGAGAGCAACCGCAAGGGGATGCGCATCGTGGTGGACCTGCGCAAGGACGCCAACGCACAGGTGATCCTGAACCAGCTGTACCAGTACACCCAGCTGCAGGATACGGTGGGTGTCATCATGCTGGCGCTGGACCACAAGATCCCCAAGATCCTGACCCTGAAACAGATGATCCAGAAGTATGTGGAGTTTCAGGATGAGGTGGTGCGCCGCCGTACACAGTACGACCTGAAAAAGGCCGAGGAGCGGGCCCACATCCTGGAGGGCCTGAAAAAAGCCACCGATATCGTGGATGAGCTGATCGCGACCATCCGGGCCTGCAAGGGCGGTATGGCAGAGGCCAAGGCCGCCATCATCGAGCGGTTTGGCTTTGACGAGATCCAGGCAGACGCCATCGTCAAATTGCAGCTGGGCCGTCTGGCCGGACTGGAGATCCTGAAGATCGAGGAAGAGCTGGCCGGCCTGCAGGCCAAGATCCAGGAGTGGAAGGACATCCTGGCCGATGATGCCCGTGTGCTGGAGATCGTCAAGGCTGAGCTGCTGGAGATGAAGCAGCGCTTTGGCGACGAGCGCCGCACGCAGATCGAGTCGGTGGACGGCGAGGTGGATATCGAGGACCTGATCGCCGAGGAGCAGTGCGTGTATACCCTGACCGAGGCCGGCTACATCAAGCGTCAGCTGATGGATACCTACCAGGCCCAGCGCCGGGGCGGACGGGGCATCTCCGGCATGACCCGCAAGGAAGAGGATATCGTGCAGGAGATGTTCGTGGGCTCCACCCATGATTATGTGCTGTTCGTTACCAGCCTGGGCCGTGTGTTCCGGCTCAAGGGCTACACCATCGCAGAGTCCAGCCGCACCAGCAAGGGCACCAACATCGTGAACCTGCTGCAGCTGGCAGAGGGCGAAAAGGTGACCAACATGATCTGCCGTCCCCGGGATGCAGAGCAGGGCTTTGTGACCATGGTGACCAAGCAGGGTCTGATCAAGCGCACCCCGCTGGAGCAGTACGCCAATATGCGCAAGACCGGTCTGATCGGCATCGTGCTGAACGAGGGCGACGCCCTGGCCTGGACCCGCCTGACCACCGGCGATGACACCCTGATCGTGGCCACCCGCAACGGCCAGGCGATCCGCTTCCACGAGGCAGAGGCACGGCCCATGGGCCGCACCAGCCACGGTGTCCGGGCCATCCGCCTGGAGGAGGGCGACGAAGTGGTAGGCGTGTGCATCTGCCGCGAGGGTGCTACCGTGCTGACCGTGACCGAAAACGGCAAGGGCCGCCGGTCGGAGACCGACACCTACCGCATCACCGCCCGCGGCGGCAAGGGCATCCGCAACTATGACTCCACCAAGGACAAGGTAGCTGCGGTGAAGATCGTGGACGAGACCGACGACATTCTGCTGGGCAGTCAGGAAGGCGTGATCATCCGGCTGCACGCGGCGGATATCACCTTGCAGAGCCGCTATGGCTCCGGTGTCCGGGTCATGCGCCTGGGCGAGGGCGATAAGGTGATGGTGCTGGCCCGCACCGAGCACGACGACGAGGCACAGGCCGAGACGGTGGAGCAGGATGCAGACGCCGCAGAGCCGACTGCGGAGGAGCTGGCTGCGATGGAGGCTGCGGACGAAGCCGCCGCAGCAGAACCCGCCGCCCCGGACGCAGAGGAATAAGAGCACAAACTCCAAGAGAAATAAA
>Elaine_p2__coassemble_2607_pt1 | contig 7319 bp, 7 predicted proteins | sample Elaine_p2__metabat2_low_PE_014 | metagenome-assembled genome bin Elaine_p2
AACCAATGACACGGGGATTTTCAGTCCCCTGCTCTACCTACTGAGCTACAGAGGCAAAAAAGCGACCCGGATCGGGCTCGAACCGACGACCCCCAGCGTGACAGGCTGGTGCTCTAACCAACTGAGCTACCGGGCCACAATGGTGGAAGTTAACGGGCTCGAACCGCTGACCCTCTGCTTGTAAGGCAGATGCTCTCCCAGCTGAGCTAAACTTCCACATAATGGAGCGGCCGACGAGGCTCGAACTCGCTACCTCCACCTTGGCAAGGTGGCGCTCTACCAGATGAGCTACGGCCGCATATCCATTGTGGCGTGCCGGGCATCACCCGGCGACGTCGATTATTATACCGCAAGCTTCGCCTGTTGTCAACTACAAATTTAAAATTTTTGTCGGGTTGTCTGCAATGTCGGTTTTTTTCCACACCACAGGTTTGAAAATATTGCAATCCAACTGGAAAGCCGATATAATAATAGGTGATAAACTGTCGCGCACCCGCAAGCGGCGTGTGTCTGCACACTGTGTTTTGTGCAGGGAGAGTTTGGGAATACACAAGTAAAAGGAGCAACCGCAATGTATCAAATCATCGAAAAGGTCGCGCTGAACCCCACCGTGGTCAAGATGTCGATCCAGGCGCCGTTGATTGCCAAAAAGGCACTGCCGGGCCAGTTCATCATCGTGCGCCCGTTTGAAGACAGCGAGCGCATCCCCCTGACTGTGGCCGGTTACGACCGGGAAAAGGGCACTGTGGATATCATTTTCCAGATCGTGGGCGGCACCACCATGGAGCTGAACCGGCTGAATGTCGGCGACTGCGTCCATGACTTTGTTGGTCCTCTGGGCCGCGCCACCGAGACCGAAGGCCTGAAAAAGGTCTGCGTAGTAGGCGGCGGCGTAGGCTGCGCCATTGCGCTGCCGGTGGCCCGTGCTCTGCATGAACAGGGCTGTGTAGTCCACAGCGTGATCGGCTTCCGCAACAAGGATCTTCTGATCCTGGAGGACGAGTTCCGTGCCTGCAGCGAGGAACTGCGGGTGATGACCGACGACGGCAGCTACGGCACCAAGGGTGTTGTGACCGCCGCCCTGGAGGATCTGGTGGCCGCCGGCAACCAGTACGATGAAGTGATCACCATCGGACCGCTGATCATGATGAAATTTGTGGTAAAGACCTGCCAGAAGCACGGTCTGAAGAGCGTCGTCTCCATGAACCCCATCATGATCGATGGCACCGGCATGTGCGGCGGCTGCCGCCTGACCGTGGGCGGGCAGACCAAGTTTGCCTGCGTGGACGGCCCCGACTTTGACGGCGACCTGGTGGATTTTGACGAGGCAATGGCCCGCAGCGGCATGTACCGCCCCTTTGAGGCCCACGCCCGGGAGGAATCCTGCAATCTGTTCAACCAGGAGGTAAAGTAAGATGGCTTTCAATATGGACCCCAAAAAGTGCCCGATGCCCACCCAGGACCCCAATGTCCGTAACAAAAACTTTGACGAGGTGGCTCTGGGCTACACCGCAGAGATGGCCATCAACGAGGCTAAGCGCTGCATCCACTGCAAAAACAAGCCCTGCCAGGACGGCTGCCCGGTAGGCATCAACATCCCTGATTTTATCGCGCAGGTGGCTGAGGGCGACTTTGAAGCCGCTTACCAGGTCATCGCACGGGACTCCGCACTGCCCGCCGTCTGCGGCCGTGTCTGCCCCCAGGAGACCCAGTGTGAGGGCAAGTGCACCCGCGGCATCAAGAACGAGCCGGTGGCCATTGGCCGTCTGGAGCGTTTTGTGGCAGACTGGCACCGGGAGAATGTCCACACTGCCCCCATCGTCCCCGCCCCCAATGGTCATAAAGTGGCCATCATCGGCGCTGGCCCTGCCGGCCTGACCGCCGCCGGCGACCTGGCCAAGCTGGGCTACAAGGTCACCGTGTACGAGGCACTGCATGTGGCTGGCGGCGTGCTGATGTACGGCATCCCGGAGTTCCGTCTGCCCAAGGCCATCGTCCAGCAGGAGATCGACGGCCTGAAGAAGATGGGCGTGGACTTTGAGTGCAATATGGTCATCGGCAAGGTGCTGACCATTGACGAGCTGATGGGCGAGTACGGCTACGAGGCCGTGTTCGTAGGCTCCGGCGCTGGCCTGCCCCGCTTTATGGGCATCCCCGGCGAGAGCCTGAACGGTGTGTACTCTGCCAACGAGTTCCTGACCCGTTCCAACCTGATGAAGGCTTATCTGCCCACCAGCCACACCCCCATCCGCACCGGCAGCAAGGTCGCTGTTGTGGGCGGCGGCAACGTGGCCATGGACGCTGCCCGCAGCGCCCTGCGTCTGGGTGCAGAGACCGTTTACATTGTTTACCGCCGCGGCATGGCCGAGCTGCCTGCCCGTCTGGAAGAAGTTGAGCACGCCGAGGAAGAGGGCATCGTCTTTAAGACCCTGTGCAACCCGGTCTCCATCCAGGGCGGCGATGACGGGTTTGTAAAGTCCATCACCTGCATCGAGATGGAGCTGGGCGAGCCGGATGAGTCTGGCCGCCGCCGTCCCATCGAGAAGAAGGGCAGCGAGTTCACGCTGGATGTGGACACCGTGATCATGAGCCTGGGCACCAGCCCCAACCCGCTGATCCGCTCCACCACCCCGGGTCTGGAGACCAACCGCCACGGCTGCATCGTCACCGCTGGCGACGACGGCAAGACCAGCCGCGAGGGTGTGTATGCCGGCGGCGACGCTGTGACCGGCGCCGCTACCGTCATCAAGGCCATGGGCGCAGGCAAGGCTGCTGCCAAGGCCATTGACGAGTACATCCGCAGCAAATAAGATTTCAATGGGCGCTGCCGCAGGGCAGCGCCCGTTTCTTGTTTCCCGGTCAGGGTTGTGTTACAATGGTGTTATCTCGATACAGAGGAGGAGTTCCCACCTTATGCCCAACATTATCCAGATCACCGACCTGGCCGCGCCAGAGCTGGACATCTACGCCCGCCTGACCCAGGCGCAGCTGCGCAACCGGCTGGAGCCGGAAAAGGGGGTCTTTATTGCGGAAAGCCCCAAGGTCATCTCCCGTGCGCTGGACGCCGGACTGCGTCCCCTGTCTCTTTTGATGGAGGAGCGGCAGATCACCGGTCCGGCCCGGCAGATCCTGGAACGGTGTGGTCAGGCCCCGGTATACACTGCCCCTCGGGAGGTCCTGGAATCTTTGACCGGCTACACCCTGACCCGTGGTGTGCTGTGCGCTTTCCCCCGCCCGGTGCTGCCGGACCCCGCCCAGCTGTGCAAAAACGCCACACGCATCGCTGTATTGGAGGGCGTGGTGGACTCCACCAACATTGGAGCCATCTTCCGCAGTGCCGCAGCATTGGGCATAGACGCCGTGCTGACCACCCCCACTTGCTGCGACCCCTTGTGCCGCCGGGCGGTGCGGGTCAGCATGGGGACTGTGTTCCAAGTACCGTGGACGCAGATCGGCCACACCGCCGCTGACTGGCCCGGCCCGGGCATGGAACAGCTGCGGGAGCTGGGTTTCCGTACAGCTGCTCTGGCGCTGAGCGACCGCTCGGTATCCATTGACGACCCTGCCTTGACCGCAGAGCCCAAACTTGCTATCCTGCTGGGAACGGAGGGCGACGGCCTTGCAGCAGACACCATTGCCAGCTGCGACTATACCGTAAAGATCCCCATGTCCCATGGAGTGGATTCACTGAATGTAGCCGCCGCCAGTGCCGTCGCCTTCTGGCAGCTGGGCCGGCACTGAGTCTTCCCTTTATTGCACAAAAACAGCCCCTTCCGTTGTACGGGAGGGGCTGTTCCTCTATTCTTTTTCTGCAATCCCAATGCAGCAGCGCCCTTCAAGCACGCTGCGCTTTATGCCGGTCTCTCGCTGGTCACGAGACGTGTACCGGGCACATCGGTTTTTATAAAACTGTTCCCAGCAAAAAGCCGGACCACTCTGCTGCAAAATGCAGTCCGAGTCCGTCCGGCCCAAAAGCATAAAAGAACAAGAGCCGAATGAAGCCTACCCTTCATCCGACTCTTGTTTTGGTGGAGAATACCGGGATCGAACCGGTGACCTCTTGCATGCCATGCAAGCGCTCTCCCAGCTGAGCTAATCCCCCATAAGCTGGTGTTTTGTGTGTCGCTCCCTGGCGACGTTGATTATTATACCAGCCCGTAGTAGGATTGTCAACACTTTTTGCAAACTTTTTTTGCAAAAAACCGCCGGGCGGCTCAAAAAGCAGCGCCCGGCAGCAAGGAGAAAGAAAAACAGCGTTGTTATATCAGACCTTTTTGTCTGCATGGAACAGCTGCGGCGCGGTCTTGGCCAGCAGGACCACCACGACCGTCGTCAGGATCGCTTCCGGGATCATGTAGGTGGCATTGTACACCGCACTGTACAGCCAGCACAGACCGTTCACGCTCATATCCGCAATGCCGGGGAAGTTGATCTCGCTCATCCAGCTGAAGGCATAGTCATAGTCTTTCCAGACGATGTAGCCAGACAGGAAGCTGCACAGGTACCGCAGCAGGCAGACCACGAATGCGCTGACGCCCACACCCATCTGGTAGCCGGAAAAACGCTGACGGATCCCCTCCGCCAGGCCCAGCACGGTAAAGGCCAGCAGGTAGTCCAGCAGCACACAGCCGATCTGTGCGGTCAGGGTCTGGCAGTAGGCCAGGTTGTTGAGGCCCTGCACAAACTGCACCAGGCTATTGACAAAGGCCGTCATCAGGCCCCACTTGACCCCGTTGCGGTAGCTCATCAGCAGGATGGGCACCATGCTGAACAGGGTGATGGAGCCGCCATGGGGCATCAGCGGGATCTCGATCTTGCTGAGCACAGCGGACAGAGCCACCATCAATGCGCCTTCTACCAGCACACGGGTCTTGGAATTGGATTTGGTCATGTTGGGATTCTCTCCTCATTTCTTGTAGTACACAAAAACAAAAATGCGCCTGCAAAACTGCAGGCGCACGGGGTGTTTGTTGATAAAGAAGGACCTTACCGCAAACTACCTACGCCGGCATTACCCGGATCAGGTTCGAGGGTACTCCGCAAATGCGGATCTCAGCCTTTCGGCGCCCCTGTTTTTATGTCCGGGCTTAGTATACCCCGGCACTACCCCAAAAGTCAAGGCATAAGCCCCCTCTCCCGCACATATTTTTTAATGGTATCTGATTTTTGTGTGTTCAGGAGGGAACCGCATGAAAGGTGATCCGGAACGGCGGGCTGTCCTGCTGGGGGAATACATCGTACAGCACAGCGCTACCGTGCGCAGCACCGCCGCCGTCTTTGGGCTGAGCAAATCCACTGTGCATAAAGACGTTTCCGCCCGGCTGCGCACGGTCAGCCCTGGGCTGTTCATCCAGGTACGAGCTGTGCTTGCCCGCAACAAGGCCGAGCGGCATCTGCGGGGCGGCGCAGCCACCCGGCGCAAATACCACCCATAAAAACGCCGCCCTTTCCTCGATCATAGGCAGGGCGGCATTTTTATGGGGTCTTACTGCTCCGCATCCGGGCGGAACTGGCGCAGGGCGCCTTTTTCCAGGCGGCTGACCTGTGCCTGGCTGATGCCGATCTCACGGGCCACCTCCATTTGGGTCTTGCCGCGGAGATAGCGCAGCTCCATGATCTTTTTTTCCCGCGGAGACAAGGCTTCCACCGTCTGCCGAAAGGACAGGGCGCTGATCCAGCTTTCCTCTCCATCGGTATCCTTCACCTGGTCGATCACATACATAGCGTCGCCGCCATCGGTATACAGCGGCTCCTCCAGGCTCACCGGCTCTGCCACCGACTCCATAGCGGCGGCCACTTCACGCCGTTCCAGACCCGCTTCGGCAGCGATCTCGTCCATAGTCGGCTCTCGTCCCAGCTGTTTTTCCAGCCGTTCTCTGGCCTGCATGGCGCGGTACGCCGCATCCCGCAGCGAGCGGCTGACCCGCAGCGCATTGTTGTCCCGCAGAAATCGCCGGATCTCTCCAATGATCATCGGCACCCCATAGGTGGAGAACCGCACCGGCTGAGCGGGGTCGAAGTTGTCAATGGCTTTGATCAGCCCAATGCACCCCACCTGAAACAGATCGTCCAAGTTCTCCCCTCGCTGTGCAAACCTCTGCACCACGCTCAGCACCAGACGCAGATTGCCTTCGATCATCCGGCGGCGGGCGTCCCCGTCCCCGGCATGCGCACGGGTGAGCAGAACACGTTTTTCCTCCTCGGTCAGCACGGGCAGCTGAGAGGTGTTCACCCCGCAGAGTTCTACCTTATTATACATCCACACCCTCCGGTTTCCGTTTTGGATTCACCGGAAGTATGGGCCTTGCCCGCAGATATCATTCATGGCAAAAGGTGGACGTTCACCCCTGTGCCTTTTACCTGCTCTCTATACAGGCGCAAGCAGCCTTTCACATCTTTAATGCGCACAGACGGTTTCCATGCGCACACGCAGTCGCCCCCCTCCCTTACATTATATATAGGGCGTCAAAGATAGTACGACTTTAGCTATGCATACTGTTCCAGCTCCTGACGAAGCTGGCGGATGATGCGTTTTTCCAGCCGGGAGATATAGCTCTGGCTGATGCCGATCGCATCGGCGGCTTCTTTCTGGGTGCGCTCCACCCCGTCCAGCAGTCCAAAGCGCATCTCCATGATCTGCCGCTCCCGCGGGGAGAGCTTTGCCACCGAGCGGCGCAGCACGGTGCGTTCGGCATCCTGTTCCAGGCGCTGCCCCACTTGATTCTCGTCGGTGCCCAGTACATCCGAGATCAGCAGCTCGTTGCCGTCGCCGTCCACGTTCAAAGGCTCGTCAATGCTGGCTTCCTGGCGGCGGTTGGAGCTTTTGCGCAGATACATCAGGATCTCGTTGCCGATGCAGCGGCTGGCGTAGGTAGCCAGCTTGATGTTTCGCTCCGGCGTAAAGGTATTGACCGCCTTGATCAGTCCAATGGAGCCAATGGACACAATATCCTCCGAGGGCAGACCGCTGCTCTCGTATTTTTTGGCTAAGTACACCACCAGACGCAGATTATGGGTGATCAGTTCATCCCGTGCGGCGGGGTCTCCCTGCGCCATGCGTGCCAGCAAGGCTTTTTCCTGTTCCGGGGTCAGGGGCGGCGGCAGGCTCGGCCCGCCGCTGATGGCGTGTGCCCCGCCTGTGTAGCCCAGTCGGCAGAGGGCTGCCCATAGCCGGGCAGCCAGTCGTTTCAGTTTGTTCATGGGTATTCTCCTTTGCTTTTCTTGCCATAGCTTATCTTGTTTTTGAAAGTGGAGAGGGGCTTATGGGACGAACCCCTTCCGTCATTTCGCTTTGCGAAATGCCAGTTCCCCTTTTTGTC